>Ga0156042_122_pt1 | contig 4999 bp, 5 predicted proteins | sample RifCSPlowO2_02_FD_107695 | JGI IMG/M metagenome (GOLD analysis project Ga0156042, IMG submission 107695) | Candidatus Zambryskibacteria bacterium RIFCSPLOWO2_02_FULL_39_69 | reverse complement strand
TTATGTAGCTGGTCAGCGTTACATAAACGCTTTCATTTGGTCTGGGATTTTCCGGAATCATCTCCACGTTTACATCCGACCCTTCCAGTCCAATTGCATTTGTCCCAGTCGGAACAATTATCGCGGTTATAATAATTAAAAATAGTATGAAAAGGGTGTATTTCATCTATATAATTGTACCACATCATTTCTTTTTTTCTACAAGAGATGTTACAACTTTTCCACCAGGAACTTGTTCCAAAATTTTGTCGCTTTTGGAAAGTAAAAAGTTATATATTCCATCAAGAGTCCATAATGGCAGACCGATAGCATCTACTCCCGGGACCTGCTCTCCGAGAAATGTCGCTACTAGTCCAATAATTCTTTTTGGGTCAGCCAAACTCTGACCTCGTAGATGTAAATACAGACCCAAGCTCATTCCCACAAAAATATCTACAAAAGGATTTATAGCAAGTCCAATAACCAACCACTCAAGGACAATTTGGATCAAGTCAACCATAAGTAGAGCTCCAATGACTAGTCCCCACTCCGTATTGCTTATTTTAGATTTATTATCCATTTCTATAGGATAGCACAATGCTTAAAATCTTGTCGAAGCAAAACCTTTTTGGAACATTTGCAAACTATAGAAAAAGAAATGGAGTTAGAACTTCAGAAACTATCTTAATGCTAAATACACATACACCTATCATGTGCTATAGCACATGATAGGTGTATGTGTAAAATTTTATATCTTGTTCTTTTCCTAGATGTTCGCCTGCAATGCTTATGCATATCATTGTGGGCAGGCTAACTACTTACTACTCTGTTCTAATTCGCTTTTTATTTTTTATTTGACCGCGTAATTTTTTGTGGCAAAATCATACTGATCAATAAAGATTTTTTTAAAAGGCATAGTTGAATTAAGTTCATAAAAGACCAAAAGAGCAGACCTATATTCATTTTCTTCCACGCTTCTATATGAAAGCGGAGCACAGTTATGCGCCAAAAGCAACGCGTTTGCCATAAGACGAGAGGTCCGCTTGTTTCCGTCTTCAAAAGGTTGAATATAACTCAAGCCAAGAAGGGCGATTAATGCCTTTCCATATGGCGTTTTCATTTTGTATATAGCCAAACTCAGTTCATTTACAGCTTCTCTAATCTGATGAATGTTGTCTAGCGGTATATATTTTGAGCCTAATACGCCGACAGGTTTTTGACGCAAACCAAAACCAACATCTAAATTATTAACCAAAATTTTATGGAGTTTTTCAAGATTTGCCATGGTCAAGTTTAGAAATTCTTTGGCATTTTCGTGCACAAAAGTAAAGGCGTCTTTATGATTGAGTATCATGATAGCTTCTTTTTTGTCATGTCCGGGAGCTTCTTTGTGTTCCAAAATAAGTTTTTCCGTGTCCAAAAGAGTGTATGTGTTGCCTTCAATTTTTGACGATTTCCATGATAATTCTATAATCAGTCTTTCTAGTTCCTTTTTTTTGATAGTTAGCGGCAAGTCGGTTGTCCTAAGATGATAGTTCTCGGTAGCGTTTTCTAGAGTTGAAAATTCCTCTCTAGTAAAAATTTCCACAGGTAAAGACGGTAGGAGTTCAAAATTAAAACTATTTAATCCATAGCGCCTATCCGGTTCTACGGCACAGTAATTTTCTGCGTCTATATTTGTAAAAATACGACCAAGCGCGCTTATGACATATGTTCGTGATCGCCCACTACCTACCGCGCTTATTAACTGCTCATTGACTAGACTAGTAAGCTGACGTTTTGTTGTTACAAGTGAAATATCTAACTCACTATTTGCCAGTTTTTGATGGATTTCTGAAGAACTTAGACGACCGTATTGCAGAAAAATTCTCAAGATATCTTGTTGTTTTCGATCGATTTTCATAGTATTCGTATCATTTATAATACCTAATCGTATCATTTTGATACGATTAGGTCAAATACATAGGAATTTTTCTAGATGCTGGCTACTGGCCACTACTTTGCAATTCACTCTTTGCCTTTTTGATGGAGAGGATTTGGGAGGGGTCGCTAGTGATGATTTGGTCTTCGGTGTATGAAGCGATGATTTTAATTGCCACATGTTTCAATCCGGCAAAGAAAATTCCTTCGCCGACATCTGATTCCAAAAGTAAATATTTTTCCTCATCGGTCAGGTTGAATGTTTGCTGGAGCTTATCCATGGAGGTTGCCGACTGCTTCAAAAGTATCTGTATGGACGAGTTTGTAATAATTGGCACACCGTAGGGAGATTTCATAAAATCGTCCACGTCCTGGGTAATAGTGGCAAGGCCGAGGAAATATTTTCGTCCGCGTTTTGCCATGGACAGAATAAATGAGGCGGTGTCGTCGGATTTCATCATCCACCATGCCTCGTCAATGACCAAGAGGCGCTTTTTCAGTTTTTTGCGTATCATGTTCCATATATAGTGCATGACGATATACATGGCGATAGGTTTCAGCTCGTCTTCCATGTCGCGCACGGAAAAAACTACAAACTTTTTGTTTATATCCACATTGCTCGATCTGTTTATAAAACCGGCCCATGTTCCGCGAGTATATTTGGACAGTCTTTGGGCCAGAGAATCCCCTCCTTCCATTCCCGACAAGACAAGTTCAAAGTCGGACATGAGGGGCGGCTCAATATTTGTAAAATCAGAGTCAGCCGTGATGTCTTTCAAGGCATATGTTTCGGTGATGGCGCGGTCTATCAAAGCGTCTTCCTCTGGGGAGAGTCCCCCCATCATAATGCGAAAAAGTCCGACTAAGTTTATGATATTTCCGCGGAGGACATTAGCGAATGATTCACCTTCGGATGGTGGTGGCAAGTCAAACGGATTTATATGGTGTTCGGAGTTAAGTGATATGTTGAAATATCTTCCCCCAACTGCCTCGGCAAGATATTTGTATTCATCTTCTGGGTCAATGACTAAGACATCTGTGTCAAACATCAGAGTGCGCAGTATCTCAAGTTTTAACATGTAGCTCTTACCGGCACCGCTTTTAGCGAATGTGATCGAGTTAAAATTCTCTAAAGAAAAGCGGTCAAATAATATAAGGGAAGAGTTGTGGCGGTTTATGCCGTAGAGAATACCTTTGTCAGATGTAAGGTCAAATGATATAAACGGAAAGAGGGATGATAGTGGTGACGAATTTAATTTGTTATAGACCTCTAATTTGTCAGTTCCAAGAGGAATGGTGGTATTGAAGGCCTGCTCTTGTTGGAAGAGGGTGGGCTTGACATAGACCAATTTTGACTCAAGTATTGATTTAATCTCGGACTCCACTTTATCTAGTTCGGCCGAGTTGTCGGCATATATGGTGATATAGAGTCCGACGTCAAAAATCTTCTCCTCGGCTTGCTGGAGCTGGTCGCGCAAGTTTTCCAAATCTTGATAAGCCGTGTCCAGCATCGGGTTGCGCACTAGCCCTTTGGCTTCCCTCGTATTTATTTGACTTTGGACTTCGGCCACTTTCTTTTGGAATGTTCGCAAAACTTGGGCTGTTTCTATGGGTTGGATAAAAATAGAGACATCAAAAACCTTATCCAAGTTTATAATAGGACTAAACCATGACTCGGAGAGGTATCGTGGATAGGAAATGACAAAAAAGCTTCGCAAAACTTTCTCACCCAGATTTATTTCCTTCGGTGTTACTTTTAAAGCGGAGGGAGCGATGATGTCTTTCAGTTCCAAGGCGCCAGAATCGTATATCTCTTGAGGGAGAATGGTGGAAATCTCCACGTCCTTTTTTTTGGTTTTAAAGAAGTCTAGTATGGACATAAAATTTAATTAAAAAATCAAAAATTAAAATGTAAAATGACAATGTAAAATGCAAAATTGTGAATCCATCTTTTTTAATTTTAATCTGTAATTTTGCATTTTGATATTTACATTTTCAATTTATCTTAATTGGTTTCTCCGTATCTCCCGGATTAAATATCTTGTAGAACAATTCTATAACTTCTTCGGTTCCAAGCCGTATGACCCGTATTCCGCAGCGCACCAACCCCTGTTCCACTGTAGCCACTCGCTGTTCCAGTTGAGTGCGGTTTTCTTCAAAGCTCACAGTTTTTTTCTCTGCGATTTCACTGGCTGATTTTTTTGCAAAAAAGTTTGAAGGGCTTGTGCTTTTTATACTAAGCATGGCAGGGTCATACGGAACGACAACAAAAAAGTTTTTGGTCATGATGTTGGTTGTTTCGGTAAATTTATTTATGAATTCAATATACTCCCGAGTCTGAATTTTCATCAGGTCATTTATTTGCTCTTTGTACCTCTCTTCTAAAAGGGCTATGTAGGGCCTGATATCCAGACGACGGGACTGTATAGAAATTTGCACAGTGAAGTCCAAAGAGTTCAAAAAGTCCTGAAATTGGAGAAGAATGGCGCTGCGTTCATCATCGGACTTTAAACTGAAATTCAAAGATGATGAGAGGACAATGCCACGCATGGAGCCATCTTTCAACATGACTATACCGTCACGTACTTCTTGTATCGGAACGAATTCTTGTGTTGCTTTAGATGAAACAGCCATAGTAATAGTTATAAAGTTTGTAAAGTTATAAAGTTCATAAAGTAATACATTCAAATTTCTTGGTTTTATTATACCCCACTTTACAAACTTTATGAACTTTATAACTTTATGAACTATTTAGTCTTCCTCCCGTCTTCTCCTGTCAGCGGATTCAGATTCTCGTTTATATCCAAAGACCATGACAACTCTTTCAGTTTGCTGTCAGAAAGTCGCGGGACATATACTTGTCGTCCCGATGCCGAACCTGCTCCCGCTTTAACTGTTGGCTTTTTCTCCTCCCTTTTCCAGATGTAAAGGTTTTGTTTTGTGTAGAAAAGAAAAGCCGATTCTAGAAAATCAATAAAAGGTTTATTGTTTACTTTGTAAAAGGCCAGAGCCAAGGCTAGAGGGATAACAATAACAATGAGAAGAAGGGCAAGATAAAACGGCAAGTATGTATAAATGATAAAACTCATCCCCGCTCCGC
>Ga0156042_124_pt1 | contig 13552 bp, 10 predicted proteins | sample RifCSPlowO2_02_FD_107695 | JGI IMG/M metagenome (GOLD analysis project Ga0156042, IMG submission 107695) | Candidatus Zambryskibacteria bacterium RIFCSPLOWO2_02_FULL_39_69 | reverse complement strand
GTCATCTTCCGATGGTTTTGGATCGCCGGAAGGATGATTGTGCGCGGCTATGATTTGCGCCGCAGAGTATTTCAGAGCTGGCTCGAAAACCTCTCGTGGATGGACAAGATTCGCATTCAGCGTTCCCATCGAGATGGTTTCTTTGTGAACCAGTTGATTTTTGGCATTCAAATACAAAACCACGAAATGTTCTTTTTTGAGGTCGCGCATATCGGAAAGTTGCGCCACCGCATCTTTTGCAGTGTTAATCACTGGCAAATTAGTATCGTTCACTTCCAGCGCGCGCTTGGAGAGTTCAAATGCGGCAAGGAGCGTCGTCGCTTTTGCGGAATCAATACCGCTTATTCTCGATAAATCCTCGTAGGTCATCTGTAACAGCCGCTTCTTGGAATATTTGGATAAAATTTGCGATGCGATCTCGATGACATTCTTTCCAGCTTTACCGGTGCGTAAAAGAATCGCCAAAAGCTCGGAGTCCTTCAAATTCTCGGCTCCTTTCGCTATGAGCTTTTCTCTGGGTCTAACAGATTTTGGCAAATCTTTTATTTTCATAGCTATTTTAGTAAGTCATCAAGTTCACACGAAAGCAGAGCTGATTTATTAAGTACGATCTGCTCTTTCTGATTGAGATTATCTGCTGTCATCCGGATGACCTTGGTAATAATGGCATCGCCAAGCATGATATTATTCACTTTTTTAAAATAGGATGCGTTTTTTCTGAAAAACAACGCTATAAACTGTTTGATTTGATCATTTAGTTCCGCACCTGATTCAACTCTCACCAATCCCATCAAATCATCCCTTGTGTCTACCCCCAGGGGCTTCTGAAATTTTATCCATTCATAAGTCACTGTATAGACAACCTTTACAATATCCTTTTCTGACGTGTCATACGTATACATAAAGGAAAAATTGTCTGTACTAAAATCTTCTTTTACGAGTATTTCCCGCAATGCAGTCACTGTATGGATTTTATATTCGTCCAGAAGCCGAAGATAACTCTCTCGCCAGTTCTTGAACCAGTTTCGAATATAGTTTTTATCCATGAACAACGGTTCAAGATCCTGTTCGAGATTTTTGTCGCTTACTTTATTGATCTGAATCGTGAGCTTATCAAAAAGCGCGCGCGGGTCTTTTACATCTATATTTTTTGCAATGAGATAGTTGAAGTCCGGAACCACTTTTTTGCCCATATACCAGAGTAGATCATAAATATCACGTCCTTTTTCTTCATAGACCGCATCGCCGATGCCACGAGTCCCTCGCAAGAAGATAGCGGCAATCTTGCTGGCCATGAGGGCGGACATATTGTAAGTGATGATAACGAACGACAACTGATCACGATTTATCGGCCTGCGCTCGGTAACGGTTTTCGGTGCCACGAAATGATTGAGGTCAATCTTTATGTGTATCTGTTTCGATGAATGCCCAAAGCTTAACTCTTCGCCGACAGTGAATTTTAGGAGCAATCCGCGACCCTTGGTGGTTTTAATCGATAAGAAGTCGGCATTCGTACCATAGGTATTGGCGAAATGCTCGTCAACTTCTTTTTTCAGCTCTTCAAGAAACTTTTCGGTTACCTCGTGAGTGACTTCGAAATCAAGGTCGACGGACATGCGATCCAATCCATGAATGATGCGCAGAGCCGAACCGCCATACATGATCCAGCCGTTGTATTCCGGATGATGATAAATGAAATTGAGAACATAATACTGCAACTCCTCTTTGAGCGCATTGCGTCGGGTTTCGGCATCAAGCCCGCCATAGGTAGCGAGGTCTTCCAATTTTCTTTTTAAGATTGATGTTAGTCGTTCACTCATGGGAGTATTTTTTTAATCATTGTATAAAATTTTTCCTGTTCTATCTTATCCATTTCGTCAATGTCGATTCGTAATTCTTCGACCAGTGCTTTTATATTTTCCGGTTTAACGCTACGGAACTGGCGCGTCCTGAAATATAACAGATCGAACAATGCTTTCGAGGGCGAGGCTATATAAAAATCAAACTTACCCTTAGTAAGGGAAAAATCGGAAAACAAATCTTTCTTGATCGACTGATATGAAAAATTACCGGCCTTGGTCTCGAAGTCTCTTGTGGCTTTGGGAGAGACCGAAGTAATGGAATGGACCGCTTCCGTAGCGAGATTGTAATACTGGAGAGCCGCCCACGAGCTGACATAGGAAGGCGTGCGTATGACGTTGGCTAGATAAAACGAATAGGAAATATCATTCTTATTTTTTTCAAAGAAGTCGGTAGACACGTACAGACCCTTATTGAGCCAGATGATTTCTTTGTACTTCAAAAACCGGCTGATGTAAGTGTCAACCGTGCCGTCCTTAAGCCCCAGCTGTTTGCCAAGCTGGTAAACGGTGCTCTTGCTGAAATGAGGCAAGGATTTAAGCTGTTCTAAAAGGTTTTTTCTGCTTTTCATGATTATGACACTAGTGTACCATACGCGAAATGTGCTGTAAAGCTCCCTATCCACTATCCCTATCGGCCTGCAGAACCACCCATTTTTGTCCAGTTGAATCACTGTGGTGGACAAAAAAGGGACTTTTTGCATAGTACAACGTGCAAACTATGCAAAATCGGCACCAAGCTCTCAAATCTGGTCTTACGGCTCGTCAGTCTCGCAACAGGTGGCAAACTCTTATCCCCGGCACAAAGTTCGTCTCAGGGGCAAACAAGTGGTGAATTCGGGTAACACCCGCCTTCGCTAAAGCTACGGACGGGCAGGCAAAAACCGCCTTTCGGGCGGTCTTGGTTTAAATCGTGGCAACCGGTACTTGTGGTCTCCGTCCCCCTCTTACTCGGTTCAAACTTCAGCGGACCGAGGTGTATTTGAAACTTAAGCCCCTCATTCGTCTATGTGGCTACGAAGACCCGTTTTTTATCAATAAACGTGGTTATTCCATTGATAAGAAGTGGAAGCTTGCTATAATAAAAGCACAATGTAATGTAAATAAACAATGCTTATGCTTAAATCTGTCCAAATAAAACTTTCAAAAATAAAATATCGCGGCGATTCCATCGGCCGCGATATTCGTATTGAAATTGAGGTACTCGGCAAGTTCTTGCGCGTTGATAAAAGAATCGAAGCGGGGACGACAACAGATATAAATCGCGAAGTGGGTAGATTTGAAACCGATCAAGAACTATTTCAGGCCGAGGTTCTCATTACTGTCATCGAAAAGGATTTGTTGTTTAACGATGTCAGCAGCACTAAGGGCAACATAAAAGTTAATACTACCGTCGCTAAGCTGCAGCAATTTGTTTTTGAAGTCCAAGTCAAAGAAAGTCGTTCCCTGTTGAGCAGATTATTCTGGGGAAAAAGAACAGCGATTTTTGAGGTGACTCTGGAAGCGCAAATAGGCGAAATTGAACGGTACACGCCGGATACAGAGGATGGTTGGCTTGTGACGCAGGACGAGCAAGGTGTCCATGTCCCATTACCGGCATATATTATGGTGCGTCCGACATCTGTTAAAAATAGTCGCGAATATTTTCTTCCGTCTGAAGGAACATATCGCGATAAATTATTATCAATACCGTTAAAAGATGACAATTCCTCATATCTGATATCTAATGTTAAACATGAATCGATGGTTAGCGCCGAATATTCAATTTCTGAAAAAGTTTTTACGCTCAAGGGAAAGACGTATAAGGCGATAGATTATCCCGAGGCCCCTTGGAAGAAGGGAATATATGATATTGGAATTCCGGATTATCCCCACGGAAGCAATAATACCTACACCGAAGCAACCAGACAAAAAGTTTGGTTTCCGATAGATTTTGAAAACGCAAGGTACTTGCATGTTGGCGCGAGATCGGCCGGATGCATGACAATTACAGAAACCACTAGATGGATGGAAATTTACAACGCGCTTATTAAAGCGCGCAAGGGTGATTTAAAAAACGTTGGTACCGTGGAAGTTATTGATTAAACTCATGTCTAAAAAATTTTTCATTATTGCGGCTGTAATGATAGTAATAGCTATTTTAGGTGGTTCATTTTATTGGCTCAAGCAGGATAATAATGAGATTGTGGTCAGCGATGCGGTCACTCTTAGTCAGCCAATTATAAAATGGCAAGAAATAACCATTACAGAATCCAAGCCAAAAATGGCCATGCACATAAACTCACCAAGAATAATTATTGGCAACAGCTACGGTCTGTATAGCGAAATCAATAAAGCAATAGCGCAACACGTCGAATCGCTTAAAAGCGATTTTATATCCGCCGCAACCACAGCGGCGGAAGATAATGGAGAGACGAATATTTTGAATATTGCAACAGAGGTACTGCTTGCCACCCCGAGGTTAATTTCTCTTGCTTTTACATCGACCAAAAGATTTGCCGGTATCAACAATAGTGAACCGGAGCGGACATTTACGGTTTTTGATCTTATAAACAACAAGGTTATGATTGAAGGCAATGAAATATTTCGCGATGACTTGGCGTGGTCAAGAGCCACAACAATAATGAAAAAAACCTTGCTCTCTGACTATAAAGGAGACCCTAGTTGCGATCTGTCTTTCGCGCCCAAACATAATGGCCTTGCCGCGTCTTGTATCGGCATTGATAATGGCCGCAACCGCAATCTCTCCCTCACAAGAAACATCCCAATATCCGCGATCCAAGAATTTCTTGCTCCGTCAGTATTATCTGATATTACAAAGCCGTAATTGGTATTCTGGGTAGTCCTTTGGATCTTGGTTCAAACTTCAGAGGACCTAAAACCATTTGAAACTTAAGCCCCTCATTCGTGTATGTTGCTACAAAAACCTTCGGCTTTTTAGTCATAATGCTTTTATACCATAAAAAGTACCAATATGTTAGAATGTTTCCACAATGTCCCGCCTTATCATTATTCCAATAATTCTTGCCGTAATTCTTGCCGGCGTATATGCCATTTTTAAATATGGAACAACGGTAACTCAACCCCTAATAAAAGCCACAGAAATAAAAGAAGCTTGGATAGAAGTTGTAAATGGACCCATCTTTAATAAAACCTCTCTACAAAAAGTGGAACTTAAAAGTGGCGATTTAATAACTATCGGCGCAACAATAGAAACTGACTCTACTTCCCGTGGACATATTCATTTTCCAGATGGTTCTGTTTTGCGTCTTGATAAAGCTACAACTATCACCGTGTCCGAGATTCATTTCAAAAAAGACGATCATTCTCTTGCTGTAAAAATCGCCCTGGTCACAGGACGAGTCTGGTCCAAAGTGATTACTCTGGCGACACCCGAATCTGTTTGGGAAGTAAAAACTGGAAACACAGTGGCGACAGTACGAGGTACTGCTTTCTCTATGAGCTACAAAAATGGAATCTCTTTTATTTTTGGTTCAGAAAACAAAATTGCTGTGGCGCCAATTGATCCTGTCACAAAAGAAGCAATAAAATTGAGTGAAGTTGTCATTGGAGAAAATAAAGTGATAGAAATTACTCTAAAAGAAGTTGAGAAGGCCAGAGTCTCGGACAAACCAGTCCTAAATGATAATGTGCGAGAGGCAACTCCCGCTATATTAAATGATGGCTGGGTTCAAGATTCCAAAGAAAAAGATAGAGAGTTTGATTTAGAAATTGAGGAACTTAAATTAAATATGAGGGGTGGTGATATAGCGGAAGAAATAATAGAAAGAACAGAGGAAAATCGGAAAATATTTAACAGGAAAGAGAGAGACTCCGAGGATGAAAAAGATGACAGTGTGGAACAGAAAAAACCTGTTATAAAAATTGATGAATTCAAGAGAAAAACAGAAATAAAAAATAAAGTTGAAGTCGAAAAAAGCGATACTCTAGAAGCAAAAATTCCTAGAGTAAATAGAAATACACTAGAGCCAAAAATAGAAATGTCACAGAGAGAAACTGGTGGCAGTAGTGGCTCTTCGGATAACACTTCGGGAGAAATGAGAATCATAACTGACAAAGGTTTAACTCTAGTATTGGAAGGAGAAACTATCGTCTTTAAAGCAATTCTTGAAAATCAAACAACTAAACGTGATATTACATCGCTTGTTACATGGAACGTTATCGGAGACATCGGAAACATAATCAGACCAGGAGTTTTTGTTGCCAAACTTGGGGACGAAGTTAGTGAATTAGGCGAATCTGTTGGATACGTTGTTGCCAGTTTTGAAAATAGTAAAGAAGTGGGCAAAAGTGAACTAATCAAGGTAGAAGCATTGGTCCCAGATACTTCAGAGGAAATTGGCGGGTAATAATTTAAAATTAACTAACTATGTTAAAGAGATTCGCCTATCTCATACTGGCGTTTATCATAGGAATAATCATTTCATTATCCTACTTTTCTGGCCTTTTTACCGGCCTTGAGTATTTTTTAGAAGATCGATTATTTCAAAATAAACTGGAAAGAGACGAACTGGTAATAGTGGCAATAGACGATGATTCAATACAGAAAATCGGCCAGTGGCCGTGGCCCCGAGAAATATTTGCAAAATTTTTGGAAAGTGTTGGAAAAGCACCACCAAAATCCATTGCTATTGATGTCATATTTGCCGAACCTTCGCGTATAGATACAGGAGATGATCTAAAGTTTCGCGATGCTTTGGAGGAAGTAGATTATCCCGTTGTTCTAGCTATGGAAGCAACTTCTTTACAGATTGATAATAAAATCGCCTACATAGAGAAAAAACTTCTGCCTCTCTCATTATTTCAAACTAAAAACACAACACTTGGTCTGGTTAATGTTATTTCTGACAGTGATAGTGTGGTTCGCCGATTTCCAATTTCGGCAAAAGATAGCCAATCAAACAATTCATACAGAACATTGGCATATGAGGCATTACTTAGAGCAAACCTTCCCATTCCCAACGAGGAAAACCTCTTGCCGTTAAATCGTATTGTATACGGCAGCCAAACAGGAAGTATTCGCCGAATTCCTTTTTATCGTTTTTTAGAAGATCAAAATATAGCTAAGGAGTTGCAAGGAAAAGTTGTTTTTGTTGGAGCAACTGCCGAAGACTTGCACGATTCCAAACCGACTCCTCTCTCGCGTGGAACTCCAATGCCCGGTGTGGAAATCCATGCCAATATTGCTAGAGGACTTCTCTCTGGCGACAGACTCGTTCCGCTTGGAACTTTTGAAACATCTGCATGGATTCTCCTAGCTTCCATAGTTTCTTCTTTGTTTTTTATTTTTGCTAACCGACTTTTGATCGTAGTCGGTGGAAACGTGTTGGTTGGATTGTTATATCTTGTAACAATAATAATTTTATTTGAACGTGGTATCGCTGTAAATTTAATACATATTGAACTTTCCTGGATTGTAACAACTATCACACTTTCACTCTATAAATTTTTTATTGCAGAAAAGGAAAAACGCGAAATGAAAAGGACTTTTGGTAAATATGTCTCTCCCTCCGTGCTGGAACAAATAGTTAAAAATCCGAAAGCAGTCCTGCTCGGTGGAGAGGAAAAAGAAATTACTGTGCTCTTTTCTGACATACGAGGATTTACAAGCATCTCCGAAAAAACCACTCCGCGCGAGTTGGTGCGTATTTTGAATACTTACTTCTCATCCATAACCAAAAAAATCATTGAAAACGATGGGGTCTTGGATAAATATATAGGCGATGCAATAATGGCCTTTTGGGGAGCACCCATTCCAGAGCCGAAACAAGCAGACAAAGCGGTCAAAGCTGCTCTGGAAATGTTGGAAGAATTGAAAAAAATTAATATACAATTTCTTGCATCCGGCGACCCAGAAATTAAAATCGGCATTGGTATTTACACTGGCAAAGCCATAGTTGGAAATATCGGCTCTGAACATCGTTTTGACTACACAGCTATAGGAGATACGGTCAACATTGCCTCTCGTATTGAAGGACTTACCAAAGAATATAAAACAGAAATAATTATTGGAGAAAGTACAAAAAATAAACTGACGGAAAATTTTTCTGTAACACTCCTCGGAAAAACCAACGTAAAAGGCAAATTGGAAGAAGTTACGATTTATAGTGTTACTAAATGAAGTTATCTATTGAGGTATTTCTCCCTATTTCTTTTGTGTTCTTCGAATGTTTTGGCGTAGTGCATAGCACCATCATGGCTAGAGAGAAAGTATAGATATTTTGTCTTGGTGGGGTCGACAGTACTTTGTAGAGCATCCAGACCAGGATTACCGATAGGTCCTCTGGGCAGACCTTTATACAAATATGTGTTGTATGGTGATTTAATTTTCAAATCCATAGTGGTTAGCTCATATGTATTTTTGCCATTTATGTATAAAAAGACAGAATCAACCTGAAGTGGCATACCGAGCGAAAGGCGTTTCCACAATATACCGGCAATTATTTTTCTGCTCTCTGTGGTACGCGCTTCTAGCTCAACCAAAGAAGCCATTATGATTATGTCTTTTAGTTTGAAAGTAGAAGTGGCAATGCTGGGGGTGGAGGCAATCTTTTCATTAAAATTATTATTCATCAGAGTAACAACACCCTCTGGTTTTATAGTTGGAGGAACAAAATAAGTATCGGGAAAAAGATAACCCTCTTTATCTTTTGTTATGGTTAAAAATTCTTTTTTATCAAAATTAATAAGACTCTTTTCTAAATAATCTCCGATTTGAAAAATATTCCAACCTTCAGGTATTGTAATTTTTCTTGAGTCTAGATGAAATTTGCCATAAACAAATCGATAAGCTAAATCCACTGGACCTTCCCTATGGTCTAGCAAATAATCCCCTGCCCAAACGTTTTTTTCTCCACCAAGCATAATAACCGTGGTTCGAAAAACAAAAGGTGAACGAATAATACGGGCCTCGTACAAAGTGTTGGTAATGGCTTGGAGTGATTGTCCGGAATTGATAGTCACAATTTGTCCCAAAGGAAATTCTTTTGGCGGCATATGAAAAAAAACATAAATTCCCAACAAAATAACAAAACTAATAAGAAAATAAATAGTTGGTTTTTTCTTCATTCCTAGCCATTCGTAGATTCGTATCATTCGTATATTGGTATATTATATCGGCAAATTTGCCGGAGCTTCGGCTTTTTTAGATTCAATTCTAGTAAACGTTGGTGTTGTGGAAACCTGTCCTGGAAAATGGAACAAAGTGGCAAGCTCTTCGGTATTGAGAACAAAATGTTTTCTCTTATAGGGTTTAAAAAAATATTCTCTGCGTTTATAAGCGTCAAGCATTTCTTTTTTCTCCAAGGTGGTCTTTTTCTTTTTTCTGTCCTGCCAGGGAAAAGTATATTTTCCTCCGGTCCAATTAGATGCTTTAAAACCGTTCAGATTCTGAGAACTAAAATGCATAATACTGCCAACCGCGCCGCTTATATTGCTCGTGGTAAAAATATCTTTTGGGGCTATGTAGATAATCCGCATACCAGTATCAAAACCGTTTTTGGAAATACTTCGGTCCAAAGCGGTGATGGTATCCTGTTCGGCCTGTGTCGAAAATCTAGAAGCGGTGTACTTGCCGTCCTCACCTTTTTCACCTTTAGCTTTTTTTAATATATCCTCAATCTGTTTTTCAGCATCATGTTTCCATTCCGGATCATATTCCTTACCTGTGGCATCTTTTTTTGTTCCCTTGTGCGCCCGAATAATAATCTGTAACCAAAACTGATGTCCACGTCCAAACGAAGCGATATGCTCTATAAACGGGGTTAGTGGGTCTATTTTAAACTCCTCTTTCGGGTCTTTGTCCATACCATAATCCACATATGTTTTTATAGGAAAAACATCCGGCTTGGTCAGAAGAAATTCCGTGCCCACCAAACCAATTTTTTCTCTGTCGTATAAAACCGGTAATGTATAGTCTGGCACCTCATAAATTTCCGTACCCGGATACTGTGAATATATTTGAGCTTCTACAATTTCTTTAAGCCAAAAGACAACACGAACAAAAAAATGCACTTGCCCATCGATGGAGACGATTTCCAGTGATGACACGGGTCGTGTCTGCCCCAGCACATAAATCTCCCACCAATTAGCTTCCTTATCGCCCTTTTTGAACAAACCGTTCATCAGAAATTCTACCGCTTTTGGTGATTTGTAAATCTCGCGGGGCACTTTTATTTCAAGCAAAATATGCTTCTGCGTTTGAATCCACACTCCCCTTTTATATTCCAACCAAATATCAAACAATATGTAAATAAGCACCGCAGGAACTAATGCAAATGAGGCGTAAAAAAGGACCCTTAATCCAAACAAAAAATTTACATCTGTCAGAAGTCCGATATTAGATTGAAACATATCCTAAGTATAAACTCAAAAGAGTTAGGAGGCAACACTATACTTTCCATCCTTAGATTTCTTGAAGAATTTTGTATTCTGGAGATTAACCATAATAGTGTTCTCTTTGACATATCTCTCTTTTAAAACTTTTTTTACAATTTCTTCTCTATCAAGTGGACCATTTTTCTCCAAAACTTTCTTGATAACATCTTTAACTACACCAGACATATAACCCCATTCAGCCAAGGCATACAACCCACGTCCAACAAGAACAAAGCGAGGGTCTTTTATAAGCTCATTGTGTGTCGTAGCCACATGAGCTTTCTTTTTGAAAAGCTCTGTGATGGACTTGGCCACTTCCCGAAAGTGTATTGGCGAGCCGTGACGACGGATAACAAGAAAAGCATAGTCGCGCATACCTTTTGCGTTTATATTTGAAGAGCTGGCTTTGCCCCATTCGCCTAGCTGGTTTTTGCCAATCAATTTGGATAAAGTCAACCAGCGTTTTGCAATCTCTTGATTTTTATATTTGTCGGAAATATCTTTGACCTGTTCTAAAAATTTTTCCACCATGTCGGACTCCAAAAGTATCTCGTCATCGGAGAGCGAGCCATACAGCTCTCGGAGAGAGTTGTGAATTTTCTTTGAAAGCTCTTTGTCCACATTCCAGCGGTGTTTGAATTCAAGGTCTTCTTTTTCTTTTACAAAATCTTCACCAATAACCAAAAGAAAGTGAATGTGGTTTTGAGTGGACTTGTCTTTTGCCAAGTGATTCAAGAGCTCTTCCTCAGAAATAATTGTTCCCAAGTCAGTCATTACTTTTTTTAACTCATCAAAAGCTGGTTTCTCTCTAACATATTCTTTTGACTTGCGGATATTGACGATAGAGTAGTTTTCAATTTGTCTGACCCTTTCGCGAGTTATTTTGTACTTTTTGCCTATACCTTCCAAAGTCATGCGTTTGGTATCTACTCCGAGACCAAAACGACAACTCAAAACGTCTTGAGCTCTATCGCCTAGAACAGAAAGAAGGCGTCTACAAACCTGTTTTGGCTTAAAGGTGATTGGTGTCTGCATAATAATTAAAATAATGTTTAGTAATATGGTTTCGATGAATGTAAGTTATTTGTATCATTATATGCAATCCACGTCAAGTAGATGTCAATATCCCTATTTTTAGACGACAAAATTAATAAGTTTTCCGGGAATATAAATTACTTTTTTTATCTCTTTGCCCGAAAGCCATTTCTCCACAGCGGGAAGTATTTTAACCATGTTCACAATATTTTCTTCCTTCATATTGAGAGCCACGGTACATTCCGCTCTAACTTTGCTATTAATTTGTACAGCGATTTTCACTTCCTTCTCTTTCATTTTATTTTTGTCGGGCTTAGGCCATGATTCTGTAACCAGAAGTGTCTTATGTCCAAGCTCGTGCCATATCTCTTCCGTAATATGTGGAGCAAATGGCGAGAGAATTTTGAGAAACATTTCCCAATCTTTCTTGTTTATTTTTTTCTGTTTTTCAAATTCATTTACAAGAATCATCATGGAAGAAACCGCTGTATTAAAATTAAAGTTTTCTATATCTTCTGTCACCTTTTTTATGGTCTTGTGAAGTAATATTTCCAATTTTTGATTAGTGTCAAGGAGTCTCCTTGACATCTTTGGACTGGTGTCAAGGATGCCCCTTGACACTTTCCAGACTTTTTCCAAAAACCGTCTGGAGCCGATGATATTGTCCATACTCCAAGGAAGCGACGCATTAAACGGACCCATAAACATTTCGTAGACACGGAAAGTATCTGCTCCGTATGTTTTGACCACATCATCTGGATTGACAACATTTCCCCATCTTTTACTCATTTTGCGATTATCTGCACCAAACATCATGCCAGGATTATGGAGAGCTTGAAATGGCTCTTCTGTCACAGTCAACCCATAATCTTTCAAAATCTTGTGCCAGAAACGTGAGTAAAGCAGGTGTCCAGTAGCATGTTCCGCTCCACCGACATACATATCCACATTTTTCCAATACTCTATTGTCTTTTTATCAGCGAAAACTTTTTTGTTTTTTGGGTCCATGTAACGCAAAAAATACCAAGAAGACCCTGCCCATCCAGGCATAGTGTTGGTCTCTAAACCTTTTTTAACCCATGCATGGACATTAGCAAGAGGCGACTCCCCTGTTCCTGTCGGTCTGTATGATTTCACTTCCGGCAGAATAAGTGGCAAATCTTTTTCCAGTAACTCGTGTATTATTCCATTTTTGTCATGTCTAAGTGGTATCGGCTCACCCCAATATCTCTGTCTGGCAAATACCGCATCTCGCATTTTGTAATTAACTTGTCTCACAGCAAATCCTTTTTCCACGAGCCAGTTAGCTATTTCTTCCCTAACAGTAGAAACTTCTCTACCTTTAAACTCTGATGGTTCATTCAAAATTCCATTTAAAATCGGCTTTTCTCTTTCCATGACACGGTCCCAAATAATCTTCATATCCTGATTTGTAATGAATGATTCAAACTCAGCGGGACTCAACCAACTTAGCTTATGTAATTTTTCTTCTTCTCCAGAAATATCCAATCTTTCATCATTTTTTAACTGGAAAAGCAACGGTTCAAAATGAGCAAAACGATTTTCTTTTTTTATTGTTTGATAGAACTTAGCATGCACCATTCCTCCAAGAGATTTTATAAATTTTGGATTTTTATATCCAGTTTCTTCTACTATTTCGCGTAATCCTGAAGAAACTGCATCTTCTTCTTCTTCAATACCACCAATAACAAAACCTCTCCATCCAGTATTTCCCCACTCCACTCCCAGATATTTGTCTTGCGACCAATGTTTAATGACAGCTACAACGGCCTTTCTTTCCTTAAAAGGTGTCTCGAGTTTTACTGAATCTTCCAATCCATTCGGCCTTATAACTAATGGTTCAATCACTTCCTTCAGCGGAATATTGTATTTTTTTGCAAAGGCAAAATCGCGCTCGTCATGCGCTGAACACTTTACGATTCCAGTGCCATAATTAGCTAAAGCAAAACCAGCTACCCAAATCGGCAAATTACCATTTCCAAGCGGGTCAATAGCGTATCGCCCAGTGAAAATTCCATCTATTTCCTTATGCTCTTCTACATTTTTGCCTTCTGGAAAACTATTTCGTCTTGTAACAATCTCTTTTGCTTTTTTCAAAACCTCATCTTTTTGTGGAAGTCCCTCTAGAAGTTTTGGTAGTAGTTCGTGGTCAGGAGCAATTACAAAAAAAGTATCTGCGTAACAGGCTTCAAAATGAGTGGAAAAAGTTTTGATTGTAATGTCAGTATCTTTTACTTTTG
>Ga0156042_129_pt1 | contig 25824 bp, 26 predicted proteins | sample RifCSPlowO2_02_FD_107695 | JGI IMG/M metagenome (GOLD analysis project Ga0156042, IMG submission 107695) | Candidatus Zambryskibacteria bacterium RIFCSPLOWO2_02_FULL_39_69 | reverse complement strand
TTTTCTTACTTAAAATTGCTTGACCAAAAGGAGATTTTATGGAAATTTTGTTTGAGATTACATTTGACTCTTCTGAACCAACAATTGTGTAAATAAATTTCTTCCCCTCTTTTTCCACTGTAACTACGGAACCGACGTTTACTACAGTTGTATCATGTCTTGAAACGACTGTAGCAGTTTTCAAAAGTTCCTCCAGTTTTGATATCCGGTCTTCAATAGTAGCCTGTACATCTCGAGCTTCATGATATTCGGCATTTTCTGCCAAGTCCCCCAGAGACTTTGCATACTCCAAACTTTCTGCTACTTCCTTTCTACGTACACCCTTCAATTCAACCAACTCTTTTGTAAATTCTTCAAACTTCTCTTTGGTCAGATATTCGTGTTCATTCATAGTATTAAAATTATTACGGTCAGCATATCAGAAAAACTTAATTTAGTAAAGCAAGAATTAAAAATGTAAAAATCAAAATGTAAAATGACAATGCAAAGTTCAAAATGAGGAATTCAAAATTTTACATTTTAAATTGTCATTTTGATTTTTAATATTTACATTTTACATTACTTTAGATATTCTGGAACGTACACATTCATCCATTCAAAGAGTTCTTTCATCACCAAGACTGCCCCGAATTGATTGTTTTTGGAACCGCGCTCCATAACCACTGCGTAGGCATATTTAGGATCTTTGTACGGCCAGAAACCGACTACCCATGAGTTAACTAAATTTTTTGATGTCCCAATTTGAGCGGTACCAGTCTTGGACGCCACCTCTACAAACGGAAAATTCAAGGCGCCAGATGTTCCATCTGTCACACCAAGTCGCATGCCTTCTTTAACTATGGTATAAAAATTCTTGTCTAGCGGCACAATACCGGATATTTTGACCCTACTTCCTTTTTCTTCTGCTTTTTTTCCTACTTTTGTAAATGTTGGGGTTAAAAGAGTACCCTCATTTGCAATAGCCGAAACAGCTCGCACTACCTGTATTAAAGAGACTTGAAAACCATACTGACCGATAGCAGTATTGTATGTATCCCCAATCCGCCATATTTCACCATTAAAATTTTGTTTCTTCCACTCTGGACTTGGAATAGTTCCTTTCTTTTCCCCAAAGAAATCAACACCGGTAATTTCTCCAAATCCAAACATCTGGGCATATTTTTCAATATTGCCAATACCTATTCCTTTTTGGGCTCTGTGCCCGCCACCGACCGTATAAAAATAAACATTTGAAGAAACGGCAATGGCATGTCGCAAATCAACATATCCATGGGCTTTCCAGTCTAGAAAAACAGATGGTTTGTCGGGGAAAAATGGATTTGGCACCGAAATAGAACCGGTGGAAAGAATTTGTTTTGTCGGACTGATAACTCCTTGGTCCAGAACGCCGAGAGCCACAAATAATTTCATGATAGAACCAGGTGTATAGAGACCAGAAATTAGGCGATTGAGGAATGGATGATTTTTATCGGAAATCCAAGAGTTAATTTTTTTATTATCAGTGCCATAATTCATTATTTGAGAATCGTATTCTGGGAAATTACTACTAGCCAAAATCTCTCCTGTATGAATATCCATCACGATACTAGCTCCACCTTTGTACCCCGCTCTATCTGCAATATCTAGGAGAGCCATGGAAAGTTTTTTTTGCAGTTTTATATCAATAGAGAGAGTTAGATTTTTACCATCCTCCGGCAACTCTATGACACTTTCAGATATGACATTTCCTTTAACATCCGTCTCGGTGATTTTTGTGCCATTTTTGCCCAATAACTCCGCGTTGTAGATTTTTTCAATGCCATCCTTTGCATTAAAACTGTCTTGGTCTTGGTAATATATTCCTTTTGAATCCTTAGTGGGATATTTGACATACCCCAAAATAGTGGATAGTCCAGTTGATGTAGCATAGACGCGCAAGGAAAAATCGTTAGATTCAGGGTTTATGGTATTCCAGACAAGTGGAACGGCATTTCTATCCAAAATAAGTCCACGATCGGCAAAAATAATAGTATGACGCAAATTGTTATTATCGCTCCTTGTTCGAAACTGTTCGCCAGATATTATCTGCAATCCCCACAATTTAAAAATAAAAACTCCACCAACAAAAAAAATAAAAAATAGGAGTGTAGTAAACGCGCTCCGCGGTATTGGCTTCTCTATCCGACCCTCAAATTGAGCTGTGTCAAACTCCGGCAGATTTTGAGAGTCCAAAAAAATCTCATCCGGGTCAATGTCTCGGTTCTTGCTTCGGTTATGATTTCTAAAGATTTTTTTGAGTTGATAAAACATATTAAAAATTAACTTTAAATTTAAAATTTTAAGTTTTAAATGAATGTTTAAATATTTTAATTTTAAAATTTAAGTTTGATTTAAAATTTATAAATTAAAATTAAAAATTTCAAGTTCGTATCTGTGTTCTAACAAACATAGTAACTAACAAAAATACAAATGCTAGTGTTAGTGCGTTATATGGAAAGTTATTTTGAACCGAGTATAGCGTATCAATCAAAAAACCAAAAAATAAAACCTCGATGTAGAATGGAAAATAAATCGTCAGTAGAGCAAGCAGTATGGCCGAAACCCACCACGGCAATATTACAACCAACGTAAAAGTAATAATAAAAAATAAAAGTCGTACCACAGGCGTTTTCATGTTCGTATTATATCATATGAATTTTAGACAAAAAATTAGGCGACCCAAAGGCCGCCTACTGCGCATCAAGTACAATGCGGTTACAGTGAAAATTTCTCCTCTTGAATTTGAACTAATCAAAGAAAAGTTGAAAATCGAACACCAAAAACTCAATCTAAAAATCCTGCGTAACAAGCTTGTAAAAATGAAATGTGATATATTAAAAGCCAACAGACTGCAAACAGGAGAGATTCTATTCCACTGATGTTTTCTAATGAGCTATTAAGGATATGAAATCAAAATGGTTTTGGATAATATGTATTTTGCTCTGCCTCTACTTGTCTATTTTCTCTTTTCAGAAAATAAATTTTTTGACTGCTGACATAGGCAGACATATTAAAAACGGGGAAATCTTTCTCAACAGCGCGGAGTTTGGCATATCAAAATCAGAACTGCTTCATACAAACTTATTTTCATACACATATCCCGACTTTTCATTTATAAATCACCATTGGGGTAGCGGGATTCTCATATATATAGTATTTCTGCTTAGTGGTTACTCTGGACTATCTCTAGCTTACACTCTCTGTATCATTTTAGCTTTTATTTTTACTTTACAGACAGTGAAGGAAGATGGCGATATATCAAATATACTTTTAGTTGGACTTTTTCTAGTGCCCCTTATTGCAGACCGTACAGAAGTTAGGCCAGAGGCAGTAAGTTATCTTTTCATTTCTATTTTTATATATATTCTCTACCAATTTTCCAAAGGTAGGATAAATTACAAACTTCTTTTTCTCATTCCAGTTTTGGAAATGCTGTGGTCAAACCTGCATATTTATTTTATTTTTGGACCCTTTCTTATTGGTGCATTTCTTTTTGAAGCTCTGATAAGAAGAAATATATTTATTGCAAAAAAACTAGGTATTATTCTGATTCTAACATTTCTAGTTACACTGGTTACTCCATACGGCTTATCTGGTTTTCTATATCCATTCACCATTTTCAGTAATTACGGTTATATGATAGTGGAAAATCAATCCATACCGTTTTTGGAAAAGTTGTCTTTTACAAACCCGAGCTTCCTTTGGTACAAAATAACATTTGGAGTTATTGCCTTATCATCATTTTTGGTTTTGGTCTACAAAAGGAGAAATTTTGCTATAGCACTGACTGTGATCTCACTTACATTTGCCGTGCTTGCCTTTCTAGGCATTCGACACATAACTGCTTTTGCATTGGTCTCACTTCCCATTCTGATATACAATATTTCTACTCTGCAAAAACATTTCTTTGATAAAAAGAACCGGGAGCAAATAATTTTTATTTCTGGTGTTCTATCTTTTCTTATTATCACGGGCACATTAATACATTTCTCTGGTAAGCTCGCCTGGAATAGGGATTTCGGCTTGGGACTCCGGGGCCACTCCTTTGATTCAATTAATTTTATAAAAAATGCCGCCATCGCCGGTCCCATATTTAACAATTACGATATCGGTGGAGCTATGATATTTGCTTTTTTTCCAAAGGAGAAAGTTTTTGTAGATAACAGACCAGAAGTGTATCCTGAGGAATTTTTTAGCGATATTTATATACCGATGCAGGAAAACTCTACCATATGGCAACAGGTGGATAATAAGTTTAATTTCAACGCTATTTATTTTTATCGTCTGGATATGACCCCATGGGCACAGAATTTTCTTATCCAGAGGATAGATGACCCCAAATGGGCACCTGTCTATGTAGATGGAGAGACACTAATCTTTCTCAAACGAAATCCAGAAAACTCTAAAATTATTTCCGAGTATGAACTTCCTCGTGATATGTTTAGGACACCCTAAAGATTATGAGACTATCTATTATTATCCCTTCATATAATGAAGCAAAAACTCTAGAAAAAACTATTGAGGAAGTTTGGAAATCGGATACGAGCCCATTTGATAAAGAAATTATAGTTATAGATGACGGCTCGACAGACAACACAAAAGAAGTTTTTAAAAATATTTCGCAAAATATTTCAACTGAGATTATTTCTCTTTCTCATCAGATAAATTTAGGTAAGGGCAGAGCCATCCAAAGTGGTATAGTTCGCGCAACTGGTGATTATATTATTATTCAAGATGCTGATTTGGAATACAGTCCAAAGGAATACAAAAAACTTTTGGGAGCAATCTCTCTCGATAGTAATGTGGTCTACGGCATGCGTGGGTTAAGGCGAGGTTATATTCATTATCGTCTCGGGGCTTATTTGCTCTCGCTCTTTACAAATATACTATATGGAACAAAGCTTCACGACATTTATACCTGCTACAAACTCGTCCCAACACATCTTGTCAAATCTCTGGAATTGAAATCAGACGGTTTTGAAGTAGAAGCTGAAGTAACGGCAAAAATTCTCAATAGAAAAATAAAAATTACCGAAGTGCCTATCAATTACACTCCTCGCTCATTTAGTGACGGCAAGAAAATCCGTGCCCGTGATGGATGGCGAGGATTTCAAACCATTTACAATATTTGGAAAAACAGGAAGTAGTTGACAAAACCATAATGTATATAATAATCTACTTTTTGGAACGTTAAGGAGAGTTCCTAGCGATGTTCACAGACAAACAGATCAAGGCTTTGAAGTACTTGATGTTCAAATCCAGAGACGGGAATGATCTTGTAAAACGCATTCTCGTTTTTCTGATTAACTCATCTAAAGAGCTGACTGAATAGGTTTCAGTCTCTCTCATGGAAGATAGAGAGGGATACAGCAGAGATGAGGTTGGAGAAGTTGGTCATGGACTTCACGACATGATCAGCTCAAACGGTTCTACACACTTGAACGAGTTGATGACAGCTGTAGGTACTGAACTCCATTTCAGTAGTCACTTTGGTCACTACAACGAAAGAGCTATATTTGAGACAGCTGGACAGTTTTCTGGCGGATATCCCATGCGCTATACTTTCTGGTTAGCCAAAAGAAGTTATGGTCACTCAGGTGTGGTAACTGGATTGACAGCTTCTCGTGAAATTCTGGATAAAATCGACATTCGACACTAGGGACTGTACCCATCACTAGATACGCAAGATGGTGTTAGGATAAGCTAACATCAGACCGCTTTGCCAACAAAGAACGCCTTGTCGTTCTCTAGGCGAGGCGGTTTTCTTTTTATAAAAATTTTAGAAATCTCGTTGAACCATATCTTTTTGAAAACTCCGTAGGCAATAAAAAATAACACAATATTCTATATTCTACACAAAACAAAACCTTCCATCATATACACCTATCACACGCTATAGCGTGTGATAGGTGTATATGATTAAAAAGTATTTGAACATTGAAAAAATTCTAGACAATTAAATTTTACCGACAAGTTTTAAATCTTTTTTAATATGTTTTTTACCAGGTTTCCAGTTGGCTGGACAGACATTACCTCCTGGATGTTCACGGACAAATTTGGCCGCTTGAAGCTTCCGTAAAGTTTCCTCTGCGTTTCTGCCAATATCGTTGTTGTGAATCTCTATTGTTTTTAGCACACCATCTGGGTCTATAATGAAGGTTCCACGTAAAGCCATACCCTCTTCCTCAAGATAAATACCAAAAATGCGAGAGATATTTCCTGTCGGGTCAGCCATCATTGGATATTTTATTTTTCCAATTGCTTTGGAAGTTTCGTGCCAAACTTTGTGAGCAAAAGCCGTGTCTGTTGAAAGACTAATAACCTCTGCCCCAAGTTTTTTGAATTCAGGATAGAGTTCTGCCATCTCCTCCAGTTCTGTCGGACAAACATAAGTAAAGTCCGCAGGATAGAAAACCAGCACAACCCATTTGCCCTTGTATTTGGAAAGTTTCGTTTTTTTAATATCGCCATTCTGATATATTTCCGCCTGAAAATCTGGTACTGTGTTGTTTATATTAATCATAAAATTGATTATATCATAAATAGACATATATGCTAAAATGGCTTTATGCGTAGAATAATAGTTAAAGAAGGACCTCTAGTTTTCCTTAGAAATGTTTTGGTTATGGAAGTGGTGGCTGCCATTTTCGTCTATGCTTTGTCATTTCTAGAAAATTATGAAATGTTATATAGAACTTGGGGTATTGTGAAATTTATTCGCTACGACTTGTTTTTAATTCTTATTTTTTCCGGTTTTCAACTAGTCTATGTTTCACTTCTTTTCCTTGATTGGTATTTTCCCCATTTTGAAATAACTGAAAAAGAGATTACCAAAAAATCTGGCCTTATATTCCGTCATCGCAAATCCATTGACGCATCTGGTATAGTATCAGTTGAAACATACCATTCTCCACTAGGCCGTATGATGCGTCACGCAACTATTATTCTTCATCACCAAAGCGGCCGAGTTATAAAAATGAAAAATCTGGCAAGCGCTGATGACTACACACACATTATTAAACAAATGGTTCATAGTTCATCTGGACAAATACCTACACAAAGTATCTCCAGTATTATTAAACAAGGTGAAGGACTTTCGATTGAATTCAAAGAAACTCTCCGCTTTGACAAACGTCGGGAAGAAGTAAGTAAAGAAATAGAACGGATGGTTATGAAAACAATCGTGGCATATCTGAACACGGAAGGTGGAACACTCATTATAGGTGTCAGTGATACTGGAGATATTGTTGGACTAGAAAGTGATTATAACACACTACCAAAGAAAAACCGTGATGGATTTGAAAATCACTTCAGTCAGCTTATAAAAACAATGATCGGCCTGCAATTGATAAAATATATCAGTATAAAATTTGAAAGAATAAACAATTTAGACGTTTGTATGGTTTCCGTCGGAGAATCTGGTAAGCCGGCGTATCTGCGCAACGGTAATCAAAACGAGGACTTTTTTGTCCGTGTCGGTAACTCCACTCATCCGTTTAAAATGAGTGAAACAGCGGAGTATATCAAAACCCACTGGAAGTAGTGAATGGTAAAAAACACCTAGGTGAAACTTTGGTGTTTTTATTTGAAACTAAACTGAAAATTTTAAAGTAAATAAGCTACAAAGGTGGACCCTACAGGACTCGAACCTGCCACCCCCTCATTGCAAATGAGGTGCTCTACCAGATGAGCTAAGGGCCCACCTTTAGTATCTTATTCCATTAGATTTTACATTATTTCCTATTTACCGCAAGAGAAAGCATATGATGAATGAAGTGCACCGTATCTACCCCTACAGTTTCTAGAGCTTGCAAAAGTAGAGATTTTTTTTCAAGCTTTGGTACAGTATTGACCTCCAAAAAATAAATCCCTCGACGCGGAGAAACAATAAAGTCAGACTTGGAATAATGTGAGAGTTGGAGCATGTTGTGAACCTGTTTTGCCATGTCTTCCACCGCTCGAGTTTCTTTTGTAGAAACAGAACCAGACGAAGTCACAATCGCTGGAAATGTGTATATAGGTTGATTTCGAAAATCCTCTGTAATAAAACCCGAGACTGATTTGCCAGAAATGTATTCTTCAACAATAGCCGAACCATGTACAGATAAAACTTGCTCAAGGGCAGACAGGAGCTCATTAAAGGTGCGCACAATATAAAGACCGATAGAAGACCCTCCACATGTTGGCTTTACCATGAGTGGGTGAGGAATTGAATTGAAAATTTCTTTTGCCTTGTCAATCATGGAATCTTCACGACGAACAATAATAGAGACTGGAGTTTTTATCCCCGCCACCTTGACTTGCTCTTTTGCCATGGCTTTATTCATAGCAATTGCTGAGGCAAATTTGTCCGAGCCGGTATACTTTATTCCGTGATGACTTAGAAGCTCTTGCAGTTTACCGTCCTCGCCATATGAGCCATGCAGAGCATTCCAGACAACATCTAGTTGCTTCAAAATTCTCTCTCTAGAACGCTCTATACCATGAATATGCCATGTGCCGTCTTTTGAAATAAAAATATCAAAAGGTTTATGTGTGTTCGACAAATTCTGTAGTACGTGTCCCCCACTTTGCAAAGAAACATCGTACTCTGGCGACGGCCCACCACGTAAAACGCCGATACGGAGTGAGATAGGTAAAGTAATCATTAAATAAGTATAGCAAGGATAATTTAGAATTTAAAATTTTAAGTTTTAAATGAATGTTTTAGTATTTCAATTATACTATAAAAAGAAACGATCGTGGTATTTTATAGTATGTATAGTTTTAAAGTTTATTACGAAGTTGCTTGTGGAAAGTGATAGCAAACCTGTGTGCCTCGCTGTTTGAAAGCAATATTTCTCTCTCATACATTAGATGCTTTTTGTCACCTAGAATCTGTTTCGGTCTATGATGTTCATCTTTGACTACAGATACAACAGGTATATCTAGTTTGTTTTCTCTTAAAATCCTCTCCATCAATCTCCTCTGGGCTGTACCTCCATCTACAACAATAAGGTCGGGCAGTCTCCATTCTATATGAGCTAAACGACGAGATAAAACCTCCGATAGAGCTTTTGTATCATTTACTCCCGGATTATCTCGTATCTTAAATTTCCTATATTCAGATTTTTTAATTTCTCCGTCTTCAACCACAGTCATTACCCCAACAACATTTGTGCCAGACAGGTGCGCAATATCATAAGATTCAATGCGGAACCCTGAATCCAAGGTCTGACCTTGGGATCCAAGTCTTAAGGTCAGACCTTTGGACTCCTCCTTTATCAAAGAAATATCTTGAATATGGTTTAGAGTAAATAATGTATGTTTGGTAATGTTTGCTTTCTCAAACTCTTTATTTTCTGCGAAACTTTTCATTTGCACCTGCAGGTTTTTCACTAAGCGCTTTTTATTACCTTCAAAAAAGAGAATAATGTTTTTGATTTGTTCTGTGTATTGCTCCTGTGTTATCTCACCAATGCAAACTCCCGGACACAAACCAATCTGTCTGTTAAAACACGGCTTACATAATTTATTTCTTACACTATACGATATATCGTATAGTGTAAGGTCATTGGTTTTTTTCTTTTTTAATCGATCTATACAAGGAATACACTTGGAATCACGATATGGAAACATTTTACGAACAATCTTCATCGCTTCTTTTAATTGACTGCTGTTTGGAAACGGCCCAAAAGAATATCCGATTTTCATCCCTTTCCTTTCTTCAAGTTTTTCCTTTTTGAATTTAGACGATATATCGTCTATTTTATTATCCCCTAATCCACTACAATATATTGTGGTAGATTTATTCTTTGATATGTGGTGTTGTAATAATTCACGACCTCGAACGATAAGTACACGTGGAAAATTCTCGCGAGTGATAATAACAAAATTGAAACTCTTATTATCTTTTTCTTTTATGTTTGCCTCTGGTTGGTGTTTTTTTATGAGATGGGCTTCTAGAACAAGCGCTTCTAAAACAGAATCCGTTTTAATATGTTCAATTGCATCAAACTGTCCAAGCATTTTTTCTATCAGCGGACTTCTTGTGTCAAAGATGCCCTTTGACATGTAACTTCGTACGCGGTCTCGTAGAGATGTGGCCTTACCGATGTATAAAATTTTGCCTAAACCTCTACTTCGCTTTGGTTGGCCACGAAAAATATAAACTCCTGGCGCATCCGGTAGTTTTTTTATGAGAGATTTTATATCCATATTCTTGATGAAAAAGTTCAATTTGCTCGTGGTCGGATTGTGGTTCTTTGTCTTTGCAACCTCTCTCTTCTCAACATTTCCAGGATCCAACCAGTATACATCGTGGACAGAGAGATTTCATCTTGACACGATTCTCACTGTAAACCAAGGATTCTTTCGCTACACCCCGTTTGAATTAAGGGGAACGGATGCCGAGCAGCTCGCTTTGGTTGATTCGGAGATGACGCAAATGTTTCTCCGTCAAAGCTTTGTTACACTTGCCTTCATCCTGCTCGCGCTGAACATTTAGACAAAGTTTATTATTTATTGTGTGTAACTTTATCCATCAAATTTTTGTGCTTGACAATAAATAGATACCGTGCTAGGATATCCAAGGATTTGTAAGGTGTTGGTCAACCTTCAATGGTTCGAATCAAAGGGATTGAGACGGAGGAATTTACTTTCTCCGCCGGTCCCGATGGTACAACTCTGCGCTACAAGGAAGTAGCAAAAGTGAGTTAACGTTAGTTAAATCCAGTCTCTCATAGATTGGTGGCCACCTGAAACATGGTGGCTTTTTTCTTACAAAAAATTCTTTTTCATATCTTACGATATATCGTAAGATATGAAAATCCAAGAACGCATAGCTCTTACTCCGACAACCCTTAAGAAAGGTTGTCGGATTTCATTTTAAAAAAGTTTATATGTTAAAATATTTTGTTTGTCAATTGCTTTTTTTGGAAACTTCTGCATGAAGCCATAATGAAGTCGTTTTTCCACAGATTTTTGCCACTTTTACACAGTTTTTAAACATGATATGCACGGAAATCGTATAAAAACTTTTGACAAAATAAATCAATAGTAGGAAAATTATAACAGTTACCACTTCTTCAGTAACTTCCCGTTAATTTTGCACACATGTCTCGTCTATGTGAGGTTATGAGCCACACATCAGAGACTAAAATTTGCACACTTGGGATGGACCACTGGAGAAAAAGGGTGACGGGCAAAAAGACAAGGCCTCTCGTTATAAAACAACGGAGGTTTTGTTTTTTTCACTATATATCTATTGTACTACAAAAATCCTCCGGGCTCAGCTCTTTTTTAAAAAAGCCGAGTACGGAGGATTCTTGTTTATAACAATTACTTAAGTTTTAACTATTTGATGGGATTCTGACCTTGTATGACTCTAACAAGAAACATTATAATGGCTATGACAAGCAAGAGATGGATAAACCAGCCAATACTATATACACCGATAAGTCCCAAAAGCCATAATGCGACCAATATGATAGCAATAGTTGTAAGCATATATTTTATTGATTAATTATAAATTTACTTATTTGTGGTAAAGGAAACAATATCTCCACGGACTGCGCCATATTGATTCTTTGCTACCAAGCGATAGTAATACTTTTTCTTTGGAATTAAGTTAATATCTGTTTGGACCGTGACATTTTTGGTGCCAGCAGATACTGTTTGCTCCGGTGTGCCACTTCCAATGAGCTGACCGAGAAGAGAATCTTCACTGTACTCAAACCAATACGTCACTTGTGCTCCATTTGGATTAATGACACCAGTAAATGTGGCGGATGTGCTAGTGACGTTCTTTGCGCTTGTTGTATCTGCTGTTGGTTGTCCAGGATTAGATGGGCCTGTGGTGGTAAAGGAAAGTATTGGGCCGTTGACTGTGCCATAACCATTCTGGGCATTCAATCTAAAATAGTATTTGGTTAGTGGCGCAAGATCGGAAAGTGAAACCGAAGCCGAGATTTGCGAGTTGCCACTGCCAATTTGTTGAAAGGCAGTAAGATTACCGAATTCTGTATCAGTCCCATATTCAAACCAATATGTTGTTGCCGAGTTGTTTGGATTAACTGTACCATTTATATTGGCAGTCGTCCGAGAAATTGTCGTAGCGGAAGTGGTACGAGTTGTCGGAGCGGAACCTTGCGGTGGAGGATTGGTATTGGTTTGGAATGTGTGAGTAGCGCCGTTTGTTGTAGCAAAACGGTTGGAACCAGAAAGTCTAAAATAGTATAGAGTATTTGCTTTCAGTCCTGTTATATAGGCTGGCGTAGGTATAAACTTGTAGCCAGAACCGATTTGCTGAGAAGTGGTGCGAGTACCAAGTGCCGACGTTTCGCCATATTCATACCAATAGCTTGTTCCTGCGCCGTTTGGCTTGACTTGACCTGTAACTAAGGCAGTGGAGTTGGAGGTAGCTGTAGTTGACATAGTTTCTACAGACGGAGCACTCGGTGTAAGAGTAACTGTATTGGAATTCTGATTGGGAACTTTGGTAGTAGGAGTGGTTACATCTGCCCCAGAAGTGGTTGTCTCATTATTTTTCAACATGCCGTATCCAAGCCAAACAACAAAAAGTGCAACGATAAGTATAATAATTGTTTTCATATTTAGTGTGGTTAAAAATTTCTATTAATTTGAAGGTGAATTTGAAGTCGTATCAAGTTTTGGAACCTCTATATTGATATTGGTTGTTCCGTTATTTCTTTCACGAATAGCTGGCAAGGCGTAGACAAAGAAGAGCACGATAAGCACAATAGCTATGATTACGCCAATAATAAGCCCTGCTCCAGAATCCCCACTGCCACTTGCTCCTGGGTTATTTACGATAGTTGTCATAATACGTATTAAATTAAGCTAATAAGAGAACCTGACCTTACTTCATTATAATATAGAATGATGTAGTTAACATGAAGATTATGAAAGGACCACATAGCAAAAAAGTTCTTGTCAGTAACAAGAACTTTTTTGCTGTGATTACTTATTATATAAACACTAATTATGAGAGGTGTTTTGAAACGAGTTTAGTCATTTCAAACATATTGACCACTGACTGACCTCCAAAAACCTTTTTTAGGTTTGCATCGGCAACTATATTACGCTTATTTTTAGGGTCCTGAAGATTTTTACCTTTAATATAAACCCAGAGCTTTTTGACGACTTCTGATCGAGGCATTGGACCTTTGCCCACCACTTCGGCTAAGTCGGGACTAATCGTCATCGGCTTCATAAATGCAGAATTCTTTTTTTCCATTTTTTTCTTTGTCTCGCCATAGCTATTAGCGTAGGCGGATGATATTTAGTAATAAATATATAACATTGCTATCATATCATACATTAAACTTTAGGTATAGGGCTGTTATTCCATATCAGCAAACACTACCAATCTACTGGAATGACTTTTTTCTACTTCATCCCAAACTCCAGCGCAGGTGATGAGATTAAGATGAGCTTTTCCGTCATTTGAAAAAGGTTCGCGCAAAGGATATGATTACTCCAACTGGGCTTGTAAAACAATCCTTCTGTCTGAATCTGATGATGATGAGGGGGTTGCAGGAACTGCGGGAGTTGCCGAAGTGGCTGGAGTACTTGTTCCTGATGATGATGTTGCAGGAGTAGCTCCAGTCGCAGGAGTAGCTGGTGCTGGTGCTGGAGAAGGTGGCATAATAACAGAATTTGAATCCAATGTAACTGCAGTTTGGGCTAAAGCTCTACCATTTAATATTGCCCCTGTGTTTAAAACAATGGCTGTCTGGTCTAATATATTTCCATTAAAGAGAGCTGTCGTACCGATAGTGGTCTGCCCTGCCACAACCCAGAAAATATTACCCGCCTGCGCTCCACCAGAGAGAACTATTTTTGTAGCAGAGCTAAGATTAAGATTTTGAGCTATTTGAAATATCCAAACGTCTCCAGCGCTACCAGAGAGAGTAACATCTGATGGAATCGTTACACCAGTACTCCATTTGTAGAGTCCTGGAGCAATGGTCATTCCCCCGATATTACCAGCGCCAAGTTCTGTTGCAGTCGGATTTGTTCGTCCGGCGGCATCTGTGTAGGCAGTTTGCATGTCGCTTACTGCTGTTGTCAGATTAGCTGGAGTTGGGTCAGCATAGCCGGGAGCATATACTTTTCCGATTACTGTAACTGATGTGGAAAAAGCACTTGCAGATGGAAGAGTTAAAGCAAATCCAGTTATGTAACTGGCAGCTGCAGGACTAATTCCAATATCTCCGACAATAGAGGTGTTACCTGTAGTTGAGATTCCTGTTTTTGCCAGAATGACAAAATTACCGGCTGTTCCAAGATTTACTGTAGCGGGACCAGCTGCTAGTAGAGAGTCCTGTCCAGGCAAACCAAACAATAAGGAAATAATCAACGTGCTTACTATTGTACTAGTATTAAATAATTTCATATATTTTGTTAATTTAGTTAATTAATTAAAAACTTTAAAAAGTATAACATTATATTCATGTAGATATCATGAAACTCTTTTATTGACTAAAAAATAATTTTTTGCTAAAAATATACCAGAAAGGAAGTGCTCATGAAAAAAATGGCTATCGCAGTCTCGGGTAATGTAATAGCTATTGTTATTTACATGGCTATTATGTCTCTAATTTCAGTAGGAGTGCTTATCATTTCTCCTATTTTGATACCAATGGTCATTGTAAAAGAACTTCAAAAATCAAGACCGACAGAGTAACACAATCTAATCCACGCGCAAAGATACGTGGATTATTTTTTTGCGGGCTCGCCGCGACTCGGTCACGAGTTACTAAGTTTTTTATTTCACTTCGTTCATAAAAAACAAAGTACTCTCGACCCCGACTCGGCGACAAGCACTCACTTCGTTCGTCTTGTATACCGCCTCCGTCTTTCGAGTCGGGCAGCATAAAACTGCGTTTTCTGCGGGCTCGCCGCGACTCGAACGCGGAACCTCGCTTTTGGAGAGCGATGTTTTACCATTGAAACTACAAGCCCAATATACCTAATATACCAAACTAAAATGAACTTTTTTGGAGATTGCGATATTCACTCCAACTACAAACCCATTAAAACAATAATATCCTCAAAACAATAATATCCTATTATTATCATCAAATCAATTTTACACTATACGATATATCGTGTAGTATATAATGATGCCACATATATCAAGCAAGGAAATCTCCGAGGAAGATTTCAAAAAAATATATGCTCAATTAATATCTATTTTTGATACTGCTGGAAATAATAGAAAAAGTAATATATTTCTGAGAGAATTTTTTACTCATACAGAAAAAACGATGTTCTCAAAACGTTTTGCCGTTCTTTGTATGCTTGCCGAAGGAGTATCGAAGCATTTTATATCTTCTGTTTTAGAGGTCAGCCCTTCTACAATTGACCGTATTTCCACACGATATGAGCAAAACAAGTTTCCGTATGTTGCTGAAATTTTACGAAAAAACAAGAAAACTATCTGGGATACATTAGAAACCATAATAACTGCTGGACTACCACCAAAAATTGGTAAGGGTAGATGGCAGTGGTTACACGAAATAGAAAGAAAACAAAATAGAAAAATATTCAGAACATAACTAGACTATACATAATTACACTATACGATATATCGTATAGTGTAATTATGTTTACTCAAACACATCTCAAAGGCATAAAGATACTATTTCTTGGCTTCTTTGAAGACAACACGTTTACGCAATTTTTTACTGTACTTTTTAAGCTCAATTTTTCGCTCAACTTTTTTCTTATTCTTGGATGTCCAGTAAACATCTCCAGACACTTTATCTCGGAGTGGTATTAATCTATCTTGTGACATAGTTGTATTACCTTACTAAAAAAGTATAAAAAATGCAAATCAAAATTTTCTACCGATATTAGAACATATTATATAAAAATATGCAAATTGGTGCGCCGAGAGGGACTTGCACCCCCGGAGGCCGGAGCCGCGACGTTTACAGCGTCGTGAAATTGCTGCTATTCGATCGGCGCAATGAGATAACAATATCAAAATATGACATTAATGCAAGAATCTGTTTTAAAAATATGGTTTAAATTAAAATCATACCACTTCTTTGCGATCGCAAAGAAGTGGTATGATTTTAAAAAGTGGAGAAAAGTGGAGAAAAGTGGAGAAAAGTAATTGCCTAGACTGCTACGCTACCTCGCACAAAACTGTCACTAACAAAAGAACCGTTTTTACCTTTTTTGACCGTAAATGTAAATTCATCATTATTGGAAGGTTTCAAATCTACATGAATTGCCCCGCCTTTCAAGAGTCCACGACCTACCATGAGAGAAGCAATTGGTGTCAGAATTTTTGTTTGGATAAGACGCTTTAGTGGTCGCGCCCCATATTGAGGACTGTATCCTTCTTTTGTTAAATGTTCAAAAACTGCATCCGATATGGTAAGTTTGATTTCCTTTGAAGTCAAACGAGCTCGAACAATATCTACTTGAATTTTAACAATCTCTGCAATAGCTTCATGACTTAAAATATCGAAAACAATAACGTCATCAAGCCGATTGAGGAATTCCGGACGGAAGTGGTCCTTCAAGGCCTCCATGACTTTTGATTTAGCATTTTCGTAGTTTGTTTTGGCACTTTCTAGAGAAGCAAAGCCAATTTTTTCCATTTTGTCTATATAGCGCGCCCCAATATTTGAAGTCAAAATAATGACTGTGTTACGAAAATTAACCGTCCTGCCCTTTGCATCTGTCAAACGACCGTTGTCCAACACTTGGAGAAGAATGTTAAAGACTTCTGGGTGAGCTTTTTCAATCTCATCAAAAAGTATAACGGAGTAAGGTCTATGACGAACCATCTCGGTTATAGTGCCTCCTTCTTCGTGCCCGACATAACCCGGTGGAGCTCCAATAATTTTTGACACACTGTGCTTTTCCATAAATTCCGACATATCAATGCGAATGAGAGCTTTATCGTCATCAAAAAGAAACTCGGCAAGAGCACGTGTCAGCTCGGTCTTGCCCACTCCAGTAGGACCGAGAAAAAGAAATGAGCCGATAGGTCTTTGGGGATCGCTAATTCCAGCGCGGGAACGTTTGATAGTGTCAGAAATTTTTCTGACTGGCTCGGCTTGGCCGACAATACGACGCTTTAGGACATCTTCCATACGGTAAAGTTTTTCCGCTTCTTCTTCCAACATGCGTGAAACAGGAATGCCAGTCCATTTGGAAACTATTGTGGCGATATCGTTTTCTGTAATTTCTTCTTTCAGAATCCGCCTTGAACTCTGGAGTTTTTTCAGCCGTTTTGTTTTTGTGTCCAAATCTTTTTCCAACATGGGGATTTTACCATAGCGAATCTCCGCAACATGTGAGAGGTCAGAGCGGCTCTCCGAAAGTTCCGCTTCCCGACGCAACTCTTCTAGTTGCTTTTTGATGGACTTTATATCTGTTACCGTTTCCTTTTCATTGTTCCATTTTAATTCTATCTCGCGAGTCTCTTCCTTGAGGTCGGCAATTTCCTTTTCAATATCTTTGATGCGGGCTTTTGATTTTTGGTCCGTTTCTTTTTTCAAAGCTTCGTATTCAATCTGAAGTTTTACAATCTTTGAATGGGCAGTCTGCAAAACATCCGGCATATTTTCCAAAGCTATCTTTAGATATGATGCTGACTCGTCTATGAGGTCAACTGCTTTGTCCGGCAAAAATCTGTCTGCAATATACCGGGCTGAAAGATTGACTGCCGCCACGATAGCTTCATCGGTGATACGCACTCCATGATAGAGTTCGTACTTTTCTTTCAATCCGCGGAGTATGGTAACAGTATCATCCACACTCGGCTCGTTGACATAGACCGGTTGGAAACGGCGAGAAAGTGCCGGATCTTTTTCAATATGTTTTTGATATTCTTTCAGAGTAGTTGCCCCTATTGCCCGCAATTCGCCACGGGACAAAGCCGGTTTCAACATATTGGAAGCGTCAAGTGACCCCTCGGCAGAGCCAGCCCCTACAATAGTATGGATTTCATCAACAAACAAAACCACTTTGCCGTCTGATTTTTCTATTTCTTTCAAAATGTTTTTCAAACGCTCTTCAAATTCCCCACGATATTTTGTCCCGGCCACAAGGAGACCCAAGTCAAGCGAGACCAGTTCTTTGTCGCGCAAAGATTCCGGCACTTCACCCATGGACATGCGAATAGCAAGCCCTTCCACAATAGCCGTTTTACCAACACCAGACTCACCGATGAGTATTGGATTGTTTTTTGTGCGACGGGAAAGAATTTGAATGATGCGCGAAATCTCATCATCACGACCTATGACTGGGTCCAGCTTGTTTTGCTGGGCCATGCGTGTCAGTGAGCGAGTGTACTTGGCTAGAGATTTAAATTTCTTTGGTAGGCCGTGGTCAATGGTTTTAGTGCTTCGTATTTCTTCAATAACACGCACAACAGAATCCTTTTCTATCTTAAATTTCGTAAGCAATTCGCGGGCAGGACTTGGCACTTCAATCAAGCTAATGAAAAGATGTTCGGTTGAAACAAACTCGTCACCCAATAGAGTAGTTTCTTTTGTAGAGGCCTCAATAACCTGGGCAAGCTCGGGGGTAAGGTATATTTGATAGGAGGCAGAGAGGGTCTGTCCTTGCTCATTGCCTTCAATGGACTCTAACAGAGAATCTGTCAGCAGTATTGTGTCAACTTCTAGCTTATCTAATATAGAAGTAACTATGCTCTCTTCTTGGAGAATAAGGGCTGTCAGGAGATGAAGAGGATTTACGTGATTTTGACCACGCTCAATAACTAGCTCATGAGCTTTGCGGATTGATTCCTTGGCTTTTGTTGTAAAGTGATTAAAAGGCGGCATATTAATACGAAATAACGAATGGACCTACGAATTGATGACGAATGTACGAATTAAATTCGTATTATTCGTAGCCATTCGTGTTTTAATTCGTTATTTCGTATGGCTAAATTATACTCCATTTTTTGCTTGCGTCAAATTTTACAAAAATATTAATGAATCATTGAGATTTTAGCGATTCTTGCAAAATAATTAATTCTTTTTTCAACATTGAGATAGGTATAAACACTCTGGATTCTTCTGGAGTAAGCATTACGCCAACAACATGGCCAGATAGGTTCAGTAAGGGGCTACCTACATTAAGGTCTCTGGTGGATATATCTGTGTTAATGCCTGAAAGATATTTGGTAGTTGTAGTCCCAGTACCAGAATCTTTCATTTGAAGAGAGACTGCTCTGCCAACCGATACGGTATTTGAAATTTCACCACCAATACTGACCAGTGTTTGACCGAGTTTTGGTTCTAGATTTCCAAGAGTTGCCGGCACAAATGTGTATACTGTTTTTTCTGGCAGGTTTGCTTTAAACAAAATAAAATTCGTATTTTTGTCCACTCCCATTGGAATGAGTTTGAATTCAGTTTCATCACTCATTGTGACAGTGTATATATTTACAATATTTATGTTTTTTCTATGTGCTACCAAGAGTCCATCTTTTGAAACTACCAAACCAATACCATAAAAGTTAGCGCCTTCGGCAAGCGGAGATTTTTCTCTGATGCGCACAATACTTTTTATATTTTGATTTATGGCGTCAATTATAGAATCTTCTTCTTTGACTATGACAGTGGTTATTTCTTTTTTCTGTGGAACAGATGTCAAGATGTTTGCCGGTGTGACTTTTTCAATAGTCTTTTCCACAATGCGATTTATATTACGCGTTACCTCAAGTGGCGCTTGCTGGAGCATGGAGACAGTCATAATACCTGTAGCAATAGAGGTCACAAAACTGACCAGGAGCGTCAGCAAAACAATTTGATTTTTATTGAGGTCTTCCATTGGGTTTATTATAAACGAAAGTGAAAATATAACAATCTAATTTGACAAGTTTATTCAAGTATGCCAATCTTACTACAGATATGGATAAAACGGACGAATTCCTTGAACATATTCTGTGGCAAAACTGGAAATTTTTTGTGCCAATTCTTCTTCCATACCAGAGCGTTGCTGGCCAACTACCATAACAGCTATTTCGTTATGAAGTTGTCTCTGCCTTTGATGATGCCGTATCGCTTCTTTTTGTGTAGTAAATCTTACGTCTAAACCCATGGCATATTTAGTATACCTTTCACATGTATCTTTCAGTCGGCTTTCCGCAAGACTATCTGCTTTGGGTGGATTGCCTTCAAAACCGTAGTCTCCCCATAACTTTTCAAGATATGGGTTAAATTCTTCTATATCTTCATTATTTTGGGTGGGAATTTCAAGACTTTTCATATGTTAATTCTGCTTTATTATTTTCTGTAATGCAAGTACCAAATTATCAATATCCTCTTTTGTACTTTCACGACCGAGGGTAAAACGCAAACTGGATTTATTACAATCGGCTTTGCCGAGAGCAGAAATAACATATGATGAAGAATCTTCTTTCAAGGTTTGACATGACGATGAATATGAACAGGCAATACCGAGAACATCCAGAGAGATGACGGCAAACTCGGCGTCCAACCCCGGAAAACAGATGTTTATATTATTCGGCAAACGTAATTTTCCAGAACCATTTAAACTTGCTTCCGGAAATGTTTCCAAAATTTTTAGAATAGCATAATCGCGAATTTCTGTTAGGCGAACACTTTCTCTTTCTTTCATTTTCTCCGCCAACTCCATAGCGCAAGCAAGTCCCACAGCCGCTGGAAGATTTTCCGTACCGCTTCGCAGTCCCCTTTCTTGTCCACCACCGAAAAGTACCGGCGAAATATTTGTGCCTGATTTTACATACAGTATTCCCGCTCCTCTCGGCCCGTACATTTTTATTCCGTCCAGTGTCATCATATCCACACCAAGTTTCTGCACATCCAATGTCAAGGATGCCCCTTGACATGCATCAGTATGAAAATATGGCAATTTTATGTCAAGGGGCATCCTTGACATATTTTTTTGCCTCCAATTTTTTATGATTCTTCCAATTTCTTTTATCGGCTGTATGGTTCCAATCTCGTTGTTTGCGTACATCACACTGACCAAAACTGTGTTTTCCTTTATAGCAGATTTAACATCTTTTATCGAAACAATCCCCTCATTCGAAACAGGCAGATATGTAACTTGACCACCTCGTCTTTCAATTTCCTTACAAGTTTCCAGAATTGAGGAATGTTCAATTTTTGTCGTCACAATATGTGGAGTGAAATCTTTTGTCCGATTTGCCTCAAAAATACCAAGAAGTGCAAGATTATTTGACTCTGTTCCGCCACTTGTGAAAACAATATCATTTTTCTGGCAACCTAAAATATTAGCAATGCTCTGTCTTGCTTCTACCAATTTCTCTTTTGCCGAAATTGCCTCACCGTACAAGGCTGATGGATTGGCCCACAACTCTCTTTCCACCTCTCGCATTTTCTCTACTACTTCAGGTACAACGGGTGTAGTAGAAACGTAATCCAAAAATACTCTGCCCCGTAGTGAGCTATGCTCTACTACTGGGGTTCTTTTATCTTTCTTTTTCCAGAACATAGTAAAAACATAATAGCTCAAAAGAGTTATAAATAAAAGAAACGGCTCGACTATGATTTTTACAGTCGAGCCTTGTTTACTATGTTTATCTTACTGTCAGAGTTTCACCGGCATACTCCAAACCTTTCGGTTGGATAACAACTTTCTTTTCACCGGATTCGATGTGCCCAGCATTCCAGGCATCAAATCCCAGATCTTGCGCAATACGAGTGACTTTCGAAACATGAGGGAGTGGCACGTAAAGTGCAAATCCAGCACCCATATTGAGATTGCCATACGCTTCCGCATCATCGACTGGTCCATGCTTTTGCAAAAAGTCAAAAATCAAGCGTGGTATTGGTAAACGATTGATGACATACGTGAACGGCTGGGTTGCACGCATCAGTTTGCGCCAACCATGACCGGTAATGTTGACTGCATAATGGATATCCACTCCACGATTGAGACAATCTTCAATCAATCCGACATAGATATACGTTGGATCGAGAAGTGTCTCGCCGTAGGTTCGGCCGTCACGAAGCTTTGTGAGATAACCATTCGGTAATTTCTCGGCGATCTTTCGAGCCAACGTGAGGCCATTTGCGTGAATGCCTGAGCTTCTAATGAGAACGATCGAGTCACCGTGCTGAATCTTCTCTCCCATGATCAGCCGTTTCTTCGGTTTGATAATGCCGATTGCTGAACCAGAAAGTACAACTGCTTCCGGAACCACTAATCCTTTCAATGTCGGAGTTTCGCCACCACCCCACACACATCGTGCGAGATTGCAAGCGTTCTTCCAGCCATTAACGAGATCTCTGGTGCGCTTCTCATCGTTGAACCAGTCCGAGACACCAACTGCGAGATGCATCGCCACCGAAAGTGGAAGTGCTCCGAGTGTGACGATATCATTCACGATCATCGCGACAGTGTCCTGCGCGATTTGGTCGTAATACGACTCGCCAGTCAAGGCATACATCGCATCTGCAACCAAATTCTTGGTACCGAGTCCCTCCTCAACATGAGCGAGGTAACTCTTAGTTGCCTCGATGAGATATGCGCTCTCACCGCGACTCGCTTCGAACTCCCGAAACTCTCCGTCGTTGAGACGATTGATGTTTCCGGCCGTTTCCCGTGCCGCCAGCTGAGCCATTCGCTTGAATGGATCCATGGCATCGTAGATGACGCCGGTTCCTGCGTAGGTCATTCCTTCTTTTTCCATTTCAACTCCCTTTCTTTCTATAGGATCAGTTTCTAAAAACTATATTATCCCAACGTACCTGAAATTACAAATAAGGAGTTTGCGGGAAGGTTACGAGCTGAGTCGATTGTTTTCTTGATTGGCGAGATATAGTAAAATCGCACCAACGATTTATACCTGTCTTGGAAAATTTGTAATGAAAGAGTTTTTGCAAAAGACAACAAAATATAGTATAGTAGCGAAATGTTTGAAGAATCGCTTATTGTCTATGGTTTGGTGGGATGCACAGTGCTTTTGCTTGCATGGATTATCCGCCTTGAAATGCGAATACGAAAATTGCTTGGTGGAAAAACCGCAAAAACACTGGAAGAGGCCGTCAAAGAACTCCATGAAAATACGGAAAAATTAAATCATTTTCAACGCGAAGCCATCAGTCATTTTATAAATGTGGAAAAACGACTAAGTCGCAGTGTTCAGGCAGTAGAAACAATCCGCTTTAATCCATTCAAAGGCACAGGTGAAGGTGGCAATCAATCCTTTTCTACATGCTTTGTGAGCGAGAACGGCAATGGCGCTGTCATCTCCAGCTTGTATTCTCGAGACAGAGTCAGTATTTTTTCAAAACCACTGCAGAAATTTGTGAGCGACTTTGAATTAACAGGCGAAGAAAAAAATGTCATTGAAAACGCAAAAAAGAATCTCAAATAATTTTCTATCATGAACCTAGCTATTTATTACCATGAACACAAATCTTTCAGATATTACAGAACGTGGACCTATCGTGGCAATAATGGGTCACATAGACCATGGTAAATCCACTCTGCTTCATTATATAAGAAATCAAAAGGACAAAACCTCGCTATCTTACTCTCAAGATCGGGCTTTGCCCGCTCTTGAGGAAGCAGGGGGTATAACTCAACATATTTCGGCATACGAGGTTCTACACCAGTCTAAGGAAGGCAAAAAACGAACGATTACTTTTATTGACACACCCGGACATGAAGCTTTCGGTGGAATACGCAGGCGTGGAGCACATGTGGCCGATATTGCCGTGCTTGTCGTTTCTGCCGAGGATGGAGTTAAACCTCAAACCTTGGAAGCTTTGACCTCTATTTTGGAATCCAAAACTCCTTTCATTGTGGCAATAAATAAAATAGACAAACTGGAAGCAAACATAGAACGGACCAAACAATCTCTAGCCGAAAATGAAATATATATAGAAGGGTACGGCGGAGATATTCCGGCAGTTCCAATTTCAGCCAAAACAGGAGAGGGTGTGTCGGAACTTTTGGATATGATTATACTTGTTTCTGAATTAGAAAACCTGACTGGGGATAGAATTGCCCTCGGAGAAGGTATCGTCATTGAAAGTAACATGGATATTAAAAAAGGTATTTCCGCCACATGTATCATACAGAACGGCACTATAGAGAAAGGTTACTACATTGTCTCTGGAAAAGCCGTAGCGCCAGTACGCATCATGGAAAACTATCTTGGCCAAGGATTGGATAAGGCATCATTTTCAAGTCCAGTAAAAATCATCGGCTGGGATGAACTGCCAGAAGTCGGAAATATATTCAAAACATTCAAGACTAGAGAGAACGCTCGAGAAGAAATAGAAAAAAACTTGCTAACACTGGGTGTTAGCAAAAATACAAAAAAGACGGACGAAAATGTTAACGGTTCAGTTTTTAACATTTTGGTCGTTGTAAAAGCTGATACAGGTTCCAGTCTTGAAGCCGTACTGTCAGAAATCGAAAAATTAAAAACAGAAAGAATAAATGCTCAAGTCATATCTTCTGGTATTGGCACAATATCTGAAAACGATGTACGAATAGCAGACGGTAGCAAAAAAGCAATAATTATAGGTTTCCACACAAAAATAGACTCCCCTGCCAAAAACTTGGCAGAAAGAAGTGGAATTGAAATAAAAATATTTGATATTATTTACAAAATGAGTGAGTGGCTGAAAGAAACAATGACAGAAAAAACGCCAAAAGTACAAGAAAAGGAGATAACAGGACTTGCAAAAATCATCAAAATATTTAGTAAAGTAAAAGATAAACAAATCATTGGAGCGAGAGTGGAGAGTGGTTCCATAATACTTGGAGCCCAAGTCAAAATCATCCGTCGTGATGTAGAGATTGGTCAGGGTAGAGTAAAAGAATTACAACAACAAAAAACAAAAACTGGTGAAGTAAGCACTGGTGAATTTGGAGTGTTGATAGAAGCCAAAGTGGAGATTGCTTTGGGAGACCATATAGAAAGTTTTATTATTGTGGAGAAATAATAAAACTAATTTTCAATTTCTAATTTTCAATTTTCAAACAAAAGCAATGAGCAACAGAAGTGAAAAAATTACAGAGATATTACGAGACCTCGGAGCACGTTTTTTATTACTCCATGGAAACAAATCCTCCCTTATTACAGTAACCAGAGTAGTGTTAACAGGAGATGAAAAATATGCTACTATTTTTTTTACGGTGTTCCCTGAAAACTTTGAGAAAACAGCACTGGAGTTTGCCAAACGAAAGCGTAGCGAATTCAAAGGGTTTGTAAAAGAAAACTCAAAACTGGGCAGAATACCGATGATGGACTTTGAAATAGACCTCGGCGAAAAAAATCGCCAAAGAATTGATTCTTTATTAAGTGAGTAGTTGTGATAACATAAAGGCCTGGTAGCCAAGACAGCAAGGCATTCCTCTGCAAAAGGAATATACGGCGGCGCACATCCGCCCCAGGCCTCAAATATTGCCCGAGTGGCGGAATTGGCATACGCGCACGACTTAAGATCGTGTTCCGAAAGGAATGTGGGTTCGATGCCCACCTCGGGCACAAATTAAATACGGAAAAAGCCCGAAATGATTCCTCATGTCATTCGGGCTTGTTGTATGTAAACTTCTTATGGGGGTGATTGCAAACACGATCGGGGTCATGAGTGAGTCCTTTCTTCTTTTAGTTGAGCACTAAGATTGTAGCAGTCGGCAAATTCTTCAACATGACGAGTAAATTTTCTTTTCTGGCTCTCAAATTCCTTGGAACCATCAAATTCATTTACAGTAAGCAGAAGTTTTTTCTTTTTACCAAAAATAACTTCTGCAGAAACACCTTCCGGCAACTTCATGCCCGCATCGCAGTGACCTTTC